>SAMEA3387445__coassemble_1649_pt1 | contig 31980 bp, 30 predicted proteins | sample SAMEA3387445__metabat2_low_PE_011 | metagenome-assembled genome bin SAMEA3387445 (sample SAMEA3387445) | Felis catus | biome: Faeces | place: United Kingdom | collected 2012
TATATTCGCTCATAAAAGTGTAATTATTTTAAATTATTCGCTCATAAAAGTGTAAAATACTCTTATCAAGAGGTTAAGAATATGAATGTATATTATCATTTACCGGGCTTATTTGAATTCTATGAATTTTATAAAAAGTTTTTGCCCCTATTTAAAAATAAATCAGAATATTTCTATGACTGGTGTAAGATTGGCTCTATTTATGGCTCACCATCTGATTGTATATGGTCTGGTGGACGCATCAGTTATGCAGATTGTGATCCAAAAAAAGTATTTGCTTTGATGAAAGAATACAATATATCTTCACGTCTTACATTTAGTAATTCTTTGATTGAAGAAAAACATTTATCCGATATAAAATGCAATGAATTATGTCGATTGTTGAATTTAGATTTAAACAATGGGATTATTATTCATTCAGATTTATTGATGAAATATTTGAAATCAAAATATCCAAATCTATATTTTGTATCTTCAACCACAAAAGTATTAACGGATTTTAATGATTTTGAAAAGGAAGTAGAAAATTCAGACTTTACGTATGTAGTCCCTGATTTTCGATTGAATAAACAATTAGAAAAGTTGAATTCACTATCTGAAGTATATAAACCAAAGGTAGAATTTTTATGTAACGAATGTTGCTGGTATGGATGTAAAGATCGTAAGGAATGTTATAAATCGGTTTCTAGACAAAATCTAGGTATTGATTGTATGGATCATGTATGTAAGGCCCCTTTTTCAAAGGAAGGGTATCGTTTTTCTAGAGTGATGGAAAATCCTGCATTTATTAGTTTAGAGGATATTTTAAATATCTATGTTCCTATGGGCTATTCAAATTTTAAAATCGAAGGAAGAGATTTAGGAAGTGCCCTATTATTAGAATTTATTCTTTACTATATGGTAAAACCACAATACCAAATTCATGTTCGTGAAGCAATGTATTTAGATGCAATGTTAGACTTATTTTAGGAGAAAATGATGATTGAAAAAAGACACACAGTACGGAAATATTTAGATAAACCATTAGATGTTGATTTAATAAGTTTATTAAATGCACGTATTGAACAAAACAATGAATTGTATGATTTGACATTGAAACTCGTGATGAACAACTCCGATGGTATTTCTAGTTTGGCTAGACTCATGTCGAATAATACAGTACAAAACTATATCATTCTTGCAGGTAAAGAATGTTCAAGTTTAGATGAAAAGATAGGCTATTGTGGCGCTGACTTAATTTTGTATGCCCAAAGCCTTGGGCTAAATACATGGTGGTGTGGAGGTATGTTTAATGGCAAGAATGCTCTTAAACATTTATATGATAAAGATGTTAGAGTCAATGGTGTCATTGCGATTGGATATGGAAAAACACAGGGTGTACCGCACAAATCAAAGACAGCTGATCAAATTAGCCATTACCAAGGAGTAGTTCCAGATTGGTTTAACGCGGGTATCAAAGCTTTATTATTGGCACCAAGTGCTTTAAATAGACAGCCGTATATAGTAAATGGTGTGGGAAATAAAGTGAGTTTTAAAGTGAAAAATGGACCTCTATCACAAATCGATTTAGGCATAGGAAAATATTTCTTTGAGCTTGGTGCAGGTAAATCAAATTTTGAATGGAGTTAATATGATACATATTGAGGATGAAATCTTTTTAAAGAAGAAATTTGATTTTGATAAGCTAAAAAGTTTTGACTTTTCAATAGTGGATAATAAATATATCTATACAGAAGACTTTATGGATTCAAATTTTAAAGCTATAATTGAAATATCGGATGTTTTAAAAGGTAAAGTCATTGATAATTTCAGTAATGAAGAATATATGCCGCTACGCATCGAATCCTATGATGGAGAGTATATCTGTAAAGTTCGTGAAGCATACAAATCCATATTAAAAAGAATTGCGGATGCATGATGTACAGATGTGTTTTTTGCGAGTGATCAAGCCAATCGCATTGCGAATTTGATTTATGAAAGGTATGGTGTAAAACCGGATTTTCCATGGAAGGATGACAATGGTGTTTTTCGTCATTTAGACAATAATAAGTGGTTTTCCCTTATTATGTATGTGAAGTGGAACGCTCTTTTAAAAGATGGAAATACCCGTATGGTAAACATTATGAATCTAAAAAGCGAAGAACACTATGATATTGATGGAATTTATCCGGCTTATCACATGAATCACAAGAGTTGGATATCTTTGGCTTTAGATGATACATTATCTGATTCATTAATTATGGAATTGGTTTCAAAAAGTTACAATTTAACAAGAAAGAAAAGGCGCAAATAATGCGTCTTTCATACTTTTTAGCCAATTGGCTGATGATAAAACTTGCCATAAAAATGATTCGTCTTATATGAGTTAATGATGACATTTGGCGCTACATTTAATACACAATCAATCACATCAGCTTCTTCATAGCTCGAAATAACTGTTTTACAAATATAGAATTTCTTATTACTGTAAGCCCCATACGCATCAATAACACTCATACCATGTTTGAAGTTTTCTGTATAAGCCTTTGTGATAATGTCTGGATTTTCGGTTGTGATTTCAACAGTAATCTGGGCATATCTGTGATAGAAACGAGAAATAGTTTGGGTTGAAATAAATTGGAAGATAATTGAATATCCCGCATGTACCCATCCAAAGAAAAGACCGAAAATAATTAAAATAATCGTATTAAAAATAAAGACATAATCCCACAAGCTTTTATGAATCTTATTAGAAATGTACAGGGCTATAAAGTCTGTACCGCCAGTAGATCCATCTGCCTTTAAAGCGAGTGTAATACCAATTCCATATAAGAATCCACCAAATAATACGTTTAGGACTAGATCATCAAAGAAGGGAGTAAAAGAGAAAATATTTAAAAAGAATGATACAAGTCCAAACTGTAGGCAACTCAAGAATACAAATCGTTTTGAAACAGATTTATAACATATTAATGCTGCCGGAATATTTAACATAAGAATTCCTAATGAAATAGAAAAATGGATGTTAAATAAATTACAGATTTTATGAATTAATATCGCAACTCCGGTAAATCCACTAGACAATAAATTGCACGGATTCATAAAGACTTGAATTACATATACTTGAATAAAAGCACTTAATATGGTCATGATAACTGAAAGTATTAAGTGTAGATTTTTGTTTTTTGAAAAATGTCGAATTTCTTTTGTCATGCGAATCACCATGGATAATTATATTGGAAAAGATTTTTAATTCTTTGAAGCTTCCTTCCTTGTACTAGGAAATTTCCTAATATTAGGAAAAAACGCATGTTAATAAAGAGGGAAAATCATATAAAATATAAATATGGGGGTGTACTAAAAGTGAATAAAAGACAAGAGAAAATTGTTCTATTGTTGAATGATACAAAGGCGTGGATGACAGGAAAAGAAATCTCTAAGCTTATGCAGGTATCGGATCGAACAATTCGTAGTGATATCGATGCGATCAATCGCTATTATGAACAGCCAATTATTGAATCCAACTTACGAAGTGGATATCATATTCGAGATGAAATTAATGTTACATTGCCTACAGCACAAAAATTTATAATACCTCAAACACCTCAAGAAAGATGTGTGTATATTATACGTGTGTTATTGTTTGAGAAAAAAGAATTAAACTTGATGGATCTACAAGATCAAGTGTTTATTAGTGGTTATTCAATTGATAATGACATCAAAAGAATTAAGAAAATATTAGAGAATTATAACGATTTAAAATTGATTCGCTCTAAAAATCACATTCATTTAGAGGGTAGCGAAGATGAAATGCGCAAACTCTATAAAGATTTACTTACGGAAGAGACGCAAGGAAATTTCTTGAACCTAAATAAGCTTTCGAGTATGTTTAAAGGTTTTGATTTATTAAAAGTCAAAGATATCATGGAAAATATTTTAAAAGAATATAATTATCGTATTCGTGAAATGGCAATTCCTATGTTGATGATACATATTGGTGTGGCGATTGAAAGGATGTTGCACCACAATTACATCAAAACAAGTCGTGGAACAGATCTTGAAAACACAAAAGAATATCAGATTGCCAAAGAATTCTTTAATCGTGTATCTAAAATTGTGCGTATTGATATCAATGAAAACGAAGTTGAATTATTAGCCTTATTATTGATGGGCAAAAATTCAATGAACCTTCAAAATGATTTGGTTTCTGCTTATAGTAAACATGGCTACAATGTGAATGAATTGGTTTCGCAAATTATCGAATCTATTAAATCAGACTATGATATAGACTTTTCAAAAGATGTAGATTTACGTTCTGGTATCGCACTACATTTGCAAGGGTTGGTTGAAAGAAAGAATAAAAATATTCATATCGATAATATGTATCTTCAAGAATTGAAGAAAAAGTACCCATTAGTTTTTGAATTGTCTATTCGTGTTGGTGAGATTTTAAATGAAGAATTAGAAATCGATATTTCTGAAAATGAGCTAGGCTTTTTGGCTCTTCATTTAGGTGCTGCCTATGAAAGAACGCATAATCATCAACATTATAAAGCCATTATGATTTATCCTGTGGATCAGGCTTTTGGTGATATTTTACTTAAGAAAGTGGATTTCTTATTTAACGAACGCATGGATGTGATTCAAAGTGTGAGTTATTTTGAAGAAAAGACAATAAAAGAATTAGATCCAGATTTGATTCTAACAACGTCACCACTACAACATAATTTAGATATTCCAACGGTTCAAATTTCTGTGTTTATCACAACAGAAGATGAGAGTCGTATTTTCCAAACGTTAAATGCGTTGGATAAAAAGAGATTTCAAAATGAGTTTAAAGCTCAAATCATTGATTTGATTGAACCTGAAACTTTCCATTTGAATTTAAAAACAGAAACACCAGAAGAAACAATTGAATATATGTGTGACCACTTGAAAAAACTTGGTTACAGTGATGATGCGTTTAAAAAATCAGTTCTTCAAAGAGAAAAAATGGCATCCACAAGTTTTGTGTATTCATTTGCGGTACCACACTCATTGAATATGGCAAGTTTTCGATCTTCGATTTCTGTTGCGTTTTTAGAAAAACCAATCAAATGGGGAGAATTTGAAGTGAAGATGGTTATGTTGCTGGCAATTAATGAAGTATACAAAGATACTTTGGTTATGTTCTTTGATTGGTTAAGCAGTATGATCAATAACGCAAATCATTTTGTGGCTTTATTAGAAAGTCAAAGCTATGAAGAATTTATATCAAAAATAATCGAATAGAAAGGTTGTGCAAATATGGATAAAACACATCGTTATGGAGTAAAACTGAAGAAAAGTTCAGTAAATAGTTTTTATAGAGGCGTTGCCTATCTGATTGATTGGTATGCGGCAACAATGTTTGCTGGAATCCCTATTGTCTTAATTGGAAGCATTGTAAATCATACAACTTCCGTATCGCAAGACTTATCTAAAATTCCGGCCCCATACAATATTTTGGTAGCTTTGTTGGCGATTGTATTCTATTTAGGATATTTTGTGATTCTTGAATTGTATGTATATAAAGGACAAACCTTTGGTAAACGCATTATGAAATTAAAGGTTGTGAAAAACGATGAATCGGATGTAGATTTTAAAACAATTTTAATGCGCGAAGGACTAGGAATCATGATCGTTGAAGGCTATATTGCGAATAGTTCAAGTTATTTGCGTCAATTGATTCAAATCGTTACAGGCATTCCAATTATGGATATGGCGGTATATGTATTTGGAATTATTAGTGCTGTTTCTATTCTAATGGGTATGGCAAGTCCATCAAGAAAAATGCTTCATGACCGTATTGCGAATACACATATTATTAGTGTGGCAGATACGGAAAAGTAATTTCCTAGATGTAGGAAAACATTTAGTGAATTCATTATCAATAGCTGTGATAAAGTAAAGACAGCTAATAAAGGAGAGTGTTTATGGACAAGCTAGAAAAAATTTTAATGCCTATGGCAGATGTTCTAACTAAAAATCGAGTGTTAATCGCAATTCGTGATGGTTTCTTGATTTCTACACCATTATTAATTGTTGGTTCAGTCTTCTTGTTGATTGCAAACTTCCCAATTCCAGGATGGGATGCTGCAGTATCATCAGTACTTGGTGCAGGTTGGACAGACTGGTTCAAGGCGGTATCTCGTGCATCATTTAACTGTACAGGTTTATTAACTGCATTAGGTACAGGATATGCGATGGCAAGAGAATTTAAAGCAGACAAGATTCAAGGTGCTGCCGTTGCATTGGTTTCTTATTTTATTTTAATGCCAACAATTCACACAGCTGTTAGAGATTCAGGTGAAGTTGTTGAAGATGCTATTTTCGCAGGTTTAGATTTTGATTATATCGGACCAAACGGAATTTTCATGGCCTTGATTTGTGCGACTCTTGGAGTATGGTTATTTGCCTTCGCTTATAAAAAGGGATGGACAATTAAGATGCCTAAAGGTGTACCTCCTGCAGTTGCAGATTCATTCGCTGCATTAGTGCCAAGTGCTCTAGTTATGGGAGTTGCATTCTTAGTACGTATTGTTTTCTCATTCACAGAATTTGGATACTTCCAAGACTTCGTAGTAGCCATTCTACAAACACCATTGGAAGGTTTAGGAGATACATTAGGAGCTAACGCATTATATTCATTCATGTGTACTTTCTTCTGGTTCTTTGGTATCAACGGACCAGCTGTATGTAACTCAGTATTCTTCATTGGTAACGTATTAACTGCAAAACAATTAATCGCATTCGAAGCTGGTGAAGCATTACCATATATCTTCACAAACCCATTCAGTAACTTCTTCTGTAACTTCGGTGGTGGAGGATCTACTCTATCATTAGTAATCTTGATGGTTACAGTATGTAAATCTGAACGTATTAAACAATTAGGAAAATTATCTATTGTCCCAGGATTCTTTGGAATCAACGAACCAATTATCTTCGGTTTACCAGTTGTATTAAACCCAGTTATTGCGATTCCATTTATTTTAGTTCCAATGATGAACTTGATCCTATCATATTTCGCAACTTTATGGGGTATTATTCCACGAACAACAGGTGTAAACTTACCTTGGACAACTCCAATTGGATTCTCAGGATGGTTGGCTACAGGATCTTGGAGAGCAAGTGTATGGCAAATCTTCTTGTTGGTATTAGGATTGATGATTTATTATCCATTCATTAGAACATTAGATAAAAAATATTTAGCAGAAGAAGCTGCTGCTGCAAATGAGTCAAGCGAAGAAGACGATATCTCATTTGACGATTTAGATTTAGATAATCTATAAGATTAGGAGGATAACACAATGAAAGTTATGATGATTTTTGACCAGACACAAGCTGGTTTAGGAGGAAAAGAAAGTCCTGATTTACCTATGGGCGGAAAAGCAATGGGAATTGGTTCTTGTGAAATGTTTACTCGATTCTTGGATCAACAAGGAGGGAAAGTCATCGCTACTTTATATTGTGGAGACGGTACTTTTTTAGCCGAGCCAGAACTTAACGCAAAGAAGTTTGCGGCTATGGCAAAAAAATTTAATCCAGATGTAGTTATCTGTGGACCATGTTTCAACTATGCAAATTATGGTATCATGGCTGCTAAATCAGCTGAAGCAATTTCAGAACTAACAAATATTCCTGCTTTTGCGATCATGTCACAAGAGTGTGAAAAGGCTATTGAAACATACAAAGATAAAGTTACAATTTTAAAAATGCCTAAAAAAGGTGGAATCGGATTGAATGAATCATTAAGCGCTATGTGTGAATACGCTAAAATGTTAGTCGACAAAAAAGATACTGCTGAATTCTTAGAAAAACATGCTTATTAATAATGACCAGCTCGATTGAGCTGGTTTTCTTTATGTTCCTAACAATAGGAAACACATTTGGAATCTAGTGAAACAAAATAGGTCTATACTGCTTTATATAAGGAGGACATAATCATGTCAGAAACATTAAAAATACTTAATACTTTAACACAAACAATTTCAATTTCAGGAGATGAAAAAAATGTTGGCAAATGTATGGCACAATACTTAGAGCCATATTGTGATGAAATTGTATATGATAATTTAGGCTCTGTATTTGGCGTAAAGAAAAGTAAAAAGGAAAACGCAAAGCGCGTATTAGTAATTACACACATGGATGAATCAGGATTAATGATCACAAAAATTAATGATAATGGAAGTGCTGAATTTATTGAAATAGGTAAAATCAATAAACAATACTTACCAGGAAGTCGTTTGCGTGTAAAAACAAAAACAGGTGAAGTCAATGCCTTTGTGGTAGGTACAGAAAAAATGGTTATCGATTTTGGAACGTATTCAAAAGAAGAAACATTAGCACTTGGTGTATTTGTAGGAGATAGTGTCGTTGTAGACGGTCCATTTGTCAAAGTACAAAAACAATGTATTTCAAAAGCATTAGAATCAAGAGTTGGATGTTTAATGGCTGTTGAATTATTAAAAGCTGTTAGAGATAAAGAATTTGATTTTGATTTATATGTTGGAGCTTGCGTTATGGAAGAAGTAGGACAGCGAGGCGCTACAACAGCTACAGGACTAGTAAAACCTGATCTAGGTGTTGTACTTGGTTGTAAGATAGCTAAAACATTAGATGAAAAAGACCAAAGCGTAGGAGAGCTAGGAAAAGGCTTATTAGTATCTTTCTACGATAAAGGAATGATGCCAAACCGCGGTTTATTAGATGCATTAGTACAAATCTGTAAAGAGGAAGATATCGCATATCAGCACTACTATAGTATGGATCTAAATGAAGGGGCATGGGTACACAAATTGTTTGCTGGATGTCCAACACTCAATGTATCGATTGCGATTCAAAATGCATATAGCGCAATTGAAAGTATGGATCTAAATGATTATGACTGCGCAAAAAAAGCTTTAACTGTATTTGTTGAACATTTAAATGAAGAAAAGATTCAAGAATTTAAGGAATCAAATCGATAGGTGATACTATGGAACAAGCAATTGGTGATATTAATTTAGAAATGCTGAAAGAATTAAGTGAGGCTCATGGTATTAGTGGAAACGAAAAAGAAGTGAGTCGCATGATGAAAAAGTGGATGAGTCCCTATGCGGATGAAATCACATATGATAATTTAGGATCCATCATTGGACTTCAAAAAGGAGAAGAAGACCAGCCTACTTTTATGATTTGTGGACACATGGATGAAGTTGGTTTTCTAGTGCGCGAAATTGATGAACAAGGCTACATTCGTATGCTCCCAGTTGGAGGATGGTGGGGACATGTACTACCTAGTCAGACGCTTGTAGTGACAACACATGAAGGGAAAAGATATCAAGGTGTTGTAGGATCGAGTGCGCCTCATGGATTGAGTAAGGAAGTCAAAGAAAAAGTTATTCATCCCTTAGATTTATTTTTAGATTTGGGTGTCGCAAACCGTGCTGAAGTTGAAGAATTAGGAATTCAAATTGGCGATATGATTACGCCAGATACAGAATTTACAGTTATGAACAACCCAAACTATTTAATGGGAAAAGCCTGGGATGATCGTTTATGTGCAGCTATGGTTGTAGATGTAATGCGTCTTTTAAGTCAAGATAAGCATAAATGTAATTTATATGGTGTTGGTACGGTACAAGAAGAAGTTGGTTTAAGAGGAGCAAGAACAGCCGCAAATATGTTACATCCAGATGTTGCGATTGCCTTAGACGTAACAACAAGTATGGATACACCAATGGATAAAGGAATCAATGGCTTAGGAAAAGGTGTTGTATTAAGTTTAATGGATGCGGGAATTATTGCAAATAAAAATTTTATCGCAAAGATGGAAGAAATCTGTAAAGATTTAGATTTAGACATCAATTATGACATGATGACATGTGGTGGAACAGATGCCGATAATATTCATAAAGCACATGATGGTGTTGTCACAATGACATTATCTATTCCTACACGTTATATGCATTCTCATCGATTGATCATTCATCGTAAGGATTATTGGCAAACTGTATTATTAATGGCTGAATTTGCTCGTAGATTAGATAATGAATTGTTGCAGATTTTGAAAGGATAAAACAATGAAAGTATTAGTTGGAAGATTTAGTTCAGAATCCAATGAACACTCTAGATCTTTAATGAGTCTAGATAAATTTATTTTGAAATATGGAGAAGACTGTATCGACTCTATGTATTGTCGAGATATTTTTGAAAAAAATGGCATTGAATTGATTCCAAGTATTGGTGCGATTGGACATCCCCATGGACCTGTAACTTTACAGGCTTATGAATTTATTGTGGATAAGTTCAAACAAAGTGTGAAAGAACATCTACACGAAATTGATGGAATCTTCTTGTTTCTTCATGGTGCTAGTAAGGTGATTGGTTTACAAGGAGGTTCAGCAGAACATGCGATTCTACGCGAAATTCGTGCTATTGTTGGACCATATATGCCTATTGCCCTAGTTATGGATCCACACGGAAATTTATCGGAAGAATTAGTTTCAAATGTAAATCTATTAAGATGTTATAGACACTCACCACACATTGATACAAAGGAAACGTATCAATTTATGGCTAAAGATTTTATTGATCTATTAAATCATAGAGAAGATATTCATCCAATTTATTATCGTGTTCCCATTATTATTGGTGGAGAAAAAAGTGTATCTTTTGATGAACCCATGGTGTCTATCAACAATATGTTAGAAGAAGCTGAAAAGACAGGTCGCATTCGTTCAGCCTCTTTCCACATTGGTTATTTAAGACATGATGGACCAAACTTAGGATGTTCTGTTGTCGTATGTCCAAAGACAAAAAAAGACACAGAATTTGCGGATATGTGGGCAAGAAAAATTCGCGAATTTGCCTATTCAAAACGTCATGAATTCCACTATCATGGAAATGTAGCTTCTTTAGAAGATGCGATTAAACAAGTTGTTTATCGTGATCAAGGAACATGCTTTATTACCGATTCTGGAGATAATGTAGGATCTGGTGCGGATGGCTTTAATAATTATGTTTTAAGACAAATTATGAATTTAGATGATTTTAATCATAAGAAATACTTAGTTTCGGGAATCGTTGATTTTAATGCACATGCTTTCTTAATGAACAAAAAGGTTGGCGACAATGTCGAATTTGATTTGGGTATGGACTATGATGAACTATGTCAGAAAATCCATATTAAAGGTAGTGTTGTAGCCAAAGGCTTAGCTGAAGAAATGTATGTTGGTAAAGAAGATATTGGTACAGTAATTACTGTAAAGGTAGAAAACATGCCTGTGTATGTTGTGGTTGAAAATGATGCCATTCAATATTATGAGCCAGCCCAATATGTAACAAGCGGCCTAAATCTAGATGATTATGATGTCGTTGTTGTTAAACAAGGTTATATCTCAGCTGAATTTGATGCATATGCATCGTATTGTGTTATGGCACTAACGGATGGGCCTACAAATCAAGCGAGTGAAAAGCTTGTATTTAGACAAATTCATAGACCAATGTATCCATATGATGATCGTGAATTAGACGAAATTTAAGGAAAAAAATAAATCCACCGCTCGGTGGATTTTATCTTTTATAAATAGTTTTGCATAAATGAATATGCATTGTTGAAACAAATCGCATTGATTTCTTCATCTGTGAATTCATTTTTCTTGAGTTTTAGTGCAATATTTTGGATTTCTGTGATGTCCTTCATACCAACCACATTACTATCTTCCATGCCAGGAATATAGTCCATAAAATCAAAACCTAATGCGATATGTTCAATACCAATCTTTTCTTTTAAGTATTCAAGGATTTCAATAAAGTCATCTAGTGTCGCATTTTCTTTCTTGTTCTTCACAAACCAACGAACCGGAATACCTCCAACTAGTCCTTGTTTATTTCTAATAATGTCTAGTTGTAAATCGCTCAAGTTACGGTAATGATTGTATAAAGCCTTCACATTACTGTGAGATGCGATGATGGGCTTTGTACTTGTTTTTGCGATATCATAGAAGTTCCATTCGCAACAATGACTTGTATCAATGGCTATGCCAATATGATTCATAGCTTGAATCGCTTCAACACCTAGATCTGTTAATGGTTTATTATTTGTTCTTGCACCACAAGCTAAGGCATTATCATCGTTCCAGCATAATGAACCAAGACGTACATTATGATTATATAACCATTGAATTTTATTTGTGACATCTTCTTTAATTCCACACATACCTTCAACAGCGATAAAGACTTGAATATCTTTATCGTTGTTAAATGAGAAATGTTTACTTGAATGAATACAATCATTGGCATATACGATACATTCTTGCATATCTTGCCATGATTCAGTGCCGCTAAAGCAGCAGACAATGGCAGAAAATTTCATGGTGCCTTCTTTAAAGCGAGGATAGTGAAATTCATCCAAACGATTCAACTGTTCTTTATGATCGAACAAATCATTTCCTATATCATCATGTAAATTCGCAAATGAGATCATGCGCTTAACTCCTTTAAGAAGTCTTGAATTTGATCGGCAATCGATTGTAGACTTTCTTGCCAGAACGATTCTTCTTCAATGTTGATATCTGCCATACTTGCGACATTTTCACAAGTATTTGTGGTTGTTGCAGCTAGTAGTTTTTCATATTTAGGAATAAATGATGTCCCTTCCTTTTTGAATTTTGCGTATAAACCACGAGAAAATAAAGCACCAAATGTATATGGGAAGTTATAGTACGCGATATCTGGAATGTAGTAATGTACCTTTGTAATCCAACGATAAGGATGTATCCAGTTCTTGTCTAAACCATCACCGAATGATTTATTTAGGGCTTCCTTCATTAGTTCACATAGTTGTTTGGCATTTAAGAAACCTTCTTCAATATGCTCAAATACAGATTTTTCAAATAAGAATCGCGCATAGATGTCCAATACGTTTTGACATAATGCCGATAATTGTGTATCAATGACTAATAATTTTTCTTTTTTAGGTAAAATGCTTGCCATATAGTTATACATTACATTTTCATTAAATGTACTTGCCGTTTCTGCCAGTGGCATACAATAATCACGGTTTAAAATAGCTTGTTCTTCAATCATTTCTCCATGGAAAGCATGACCTAACTCATGGGCAACTGTAATAATATCACTTAATGTATTGTTGTAGTTTGTGATAATACGACTTTCATGGATCCAACCCAGGTTTTCACAGAATGCGCCAGGTTGTTTACCTTCATAAGTTGGATAATCAATCCAATGTTCATTAAATGCAGTTTTTGTCATTTCATGTAAGTTTTCACCTACTTTTTCAAAAGCATCCAAAATATAGGATTCGCAATCTTCAATAGAGAAATTAAAGTCACATTCTTGTAAAGTGGCATAGATTTCATACCAAGGAAGACCATGATCATAACCTAGCATCTTGGCCTTTGTACGAAGGTATTTTCTAAATACAGGTAAATATTTTTGAATACTACTCATCATCGCATCTAATGTTTTGGATGACATTCTTGATTCAATCAACATTTTTTCTAAAGGATCTTTATAGCCAAGTAAGCGTGCTTCTATAAGTTGTTGTTTCTTAATGGCACTTACCGCAAAGGCAAGTGGTGTTTCAATTGGTTTATAGGCTTCAAGCTCGGCTAGGAAGGCATCTTTACGAACGTTGGAATCATTATCATGACACATATTCTTTACTTGTGTTAAGGGTAAGCTGTTCCCACGATAGTTGGCCTTGGCATTTCCAGTTAGTGCATAGTACATGTCTGAGAAAGCTTTTTTACTTGTTGGATATACTAAGTTTAATATTTCCTGCTGTTCTAAAGGCAATGTGTGTTTAGCATTGTTTAATTTTTCTTCAATGATAAATTTATAGGTTGAATAATAACTTGATTGCTTGATTTCTTTATCTTCTAAGATTTTTGTCCATAATTCATTCATTTGATTTGCGGCTACAGCACAAGCACTTAATACTTTGCTTGACCATAAAATAGCATCTTCATTGTTGGCTTCTACACTTAGTCTTAATGTTACATATAAACGAAGTCGATATTCTAAGTCTTTGATTTCTTCGAGTTGTTTAAAGGAAGTGTTTGTGGTCACGTTTTCTATTTTGTAGTTTACTAACTGGTCATAGTCCTTTAAAAAGATTGGATCATCATAACCAGTATATAATTTAGATAAATCCCATTTATAATTGTTTGTCATTTGTACACCTGTCTTTCTATATTAATTATAGGAAGTATAGGAATGGAATACTCAGAAAGGAATTTCCTAGATGTTAGGAATAATCGAATATTTCCTAATCGCTAGGAAGTTCGATTCATAGAAAAGAAAATTTGTATGATGTACAATACAATCAGAACAAGGAGGGTATCTATGGAAAACTTGGAAATGATAAGCTTTCAAATTATTTCTTGTGTAGGTACTGCAAAATCAAGCTATATTGAAGCAGCACGTAAGGCGCAGGAATACGAATTTGATAAGGCAGAAGAATTAATTAAAGAAGGAGATGCTATTTATATTAAAGGTCATGAAGCACATGCTTCTTTGATTCAACAAGAGGCAAGAGGAGAGTCTGTTGCGGTAAATATGTTGTTGATGCATGCAGAGGATCAATTGATGGCAGCTGAAAATTTTAAGGCTTTTGCCCAACAACAAATCGTGATTTTCAAGAAATTTCAAGATATTGAGAATAGGTAGGAGACGAATATGAAAAGAGTATACTTATTTTGTGATAATGGGATGTCAACAAGTATGATGGCACAACGTATGCAGGACGTGGCTGACAGTCACAACTTGCCAATTGAATGTAAGGCATTTTCATATAAAATCATTCAAGACATCATTGAAAAAAATACTTTAGATTGTATCTTGATTGGTCCACAAACTAAATTCTTATTTGATGAAATCAATAAAAAATACGGTGATAAAACACCAGTTATGGTTATTGATCCAACAGATTATGGTATGATGGATGCAGAAAAAGTATTAAAAAAAGCTATCGTGCAAATGAAAAAATTTAAAAACAAATAAGGTCGCTTTTTTAAAGCGATTTTATTTTTGAATCATATGTAGGAGGAAAATGTATGTACGGAATTATCGCAACATGGAGAATGGCTTTAGAAGGAATTTCAAAAGCAGATTCTATGTTAAAAAATAACGAAAGTGCAGCGGATTCGATTGAAGAAGCAATCAAAGCTGTAGAGGATTTTGAATACTATAAAAGTGTAGGATATGGAGGACTTCCAAATGAAGAAATGGAAGTGGAATTAGATGCTGCTTTTATGGATGGGGATACACTAGAATTTGGATGTGTTGGAGGCGTTAAAGATTTTGCCAACCCTGTTAGTATTGCACGTAGTCTAATGCACTATGATGCCAACAACTTCCTAATTGGTCAAGGTGCTGAAAAATATGCTTCAAGACATGGCTTTGAAAGAAAAACAATGCTTACAGATCGTGCCAAGATTCATTATCACAATCGTACAAAAGAAATCACAAATACGGAATTAAAACCATATTCAGGACATGACACAGTAGGTATGGTTTGTTTAGATACTGCAGGACATATGACAAGTGCTACAAGTACTTCTGGATTGTTCATGAAACATCCAGGACGTCTAGGCGATTCGCCTGTATGTGGTTCTGGATTCTATGTAGATTCTTTTGTTGGAGGAGCGAGTGCTACAGGGTTAGGGGAAGATGTTATGAAGGGCTGTGTTTCTTATGAAATTGTTCGCCTAATGAAAGAAGGCATGCATCCTCAACAAGCGTGTGAAAAGGCTGTACACGATTTTGATTTAGAATTAAAACGAAGAAGAGGGAAAGCTGGAGACATGTCTTTGATTGCGATGAATAATAAGGGGGAATGGGGTTGTGCTACAAATATTGAAGGTTTTAGTTTTGTAGTGGCAACTGAAAAACAAGTCCCAACAGTATATTTAGTAAATCATGATGAGGATGGAAAATGCACATTTGAAGTCGCAAGTAAAGAATGGATGGACAACTATATGGCTACGCGCACAGCTCCATTAGTAAGGAAATAAAATGGAAGAGGCATTATTAAAGAAAATCGATGAAATCAGCGAAGAGATGATTTCAGGAATCAAAAGAATTGTTCAAATCGATAGTGTACAAAGTGAAGCTAAGCCAGGTATGCCTTTTGGAGAAGGCGTAAATAAAGCTTTAGAAGAAGCATTGAAATTAGCTCGTGAATTAGGTTTTGAAACAGAAAACGTCGATCATATGGTGGGTATTGCCAAATATGGTCAAGGAGAAGACTATATTGGCATTATGGGACATTTAGATGTTGTACCTGTAGGAGAAGGATGGAATCATCCTCCGTTCTCAGCTTATGAAGATGAAAATGGCAGAATCTTTGCCCGCGGCATTTTAGATAATAAAGGGCCGACTTTATCTTGTTTATACGCATTATATGCCATAAAGGAATTGAAAATTCAGTTAAAGCGTCCTGTTTATATTTTGTTTGGAACCAATGAAGAAACGGGATTTGAAGATTTAACACATTTCCTTGAAGTCAGAAAACCACCTATTATGGGCTGGACACCCGATTGTAAATATCCGGTTGTATATGCGGAAAGAGGAAGAAGTACCTATCGTGTGAGTACGGCTGTTAAAAATAAAACTGTATTCAACCAATTTATTAATGAATATATTTTATCAGATAATGGATTTGGAAATAAATTGGGACTAAACATGGAGGATCCTGAATTTGGTAAAATGCAGATGAGCAATAAAAAGCTGGTGGATTTAGAAGGAAAACTTGGCTTTGACTTCTCTTTTAGCTATCCTGCAAGTATTAGTAATGATACAATAGAGGTGACAATCAAATCTAAATTAAGCAAAGGACTACAAGTAGAATGTATACATAATTATGATCCTGTTTATTTTGATAAAAATGGATTCTTATGTCAAACATTAAAGGCGACTTATGAAAAGGTAACAGGCATGGATGGGACGCCAGTTACAACTACGGGTGGAACTTATGCGAAGATCATGCCAAATATAGTTCCTTTTGGACCTAGTTTTCCTGGACAAAAGGGCATTGGGCACAATCCGAATGAATGGATGGATCGTAGTGATTTGATTTTAAATGCGAAAATATACGCATTAAGTATAGTGAGGTTGGCTAATGGAGAGAATGATTGAAGTATGTGCAGGTAGTTATCAAGATTGTATAGCTGCATATCAGGGTAGTGCAAAAAGGGTTGAATTAAATAGTGCGTTAAGTGTTGGTGGCTTAACGCCAAGTATCGCGAGTCTAGTTCGTGTAAAAAAAGAAACAGACTTAACTGTAATTTGTATGGTACGTGTGCGTGCTGCTGGTTTCTGTTATGAAAAAGAAGATGTAGAAATTATGTTTGAAGATGCCAAGATTCTTTTGGATCATGGTGCTGATGGAATTGCGTTTGGTTTCTTAAATGAGGATGGCACAATTTGTGAAGAGGACACAAAAAGAATGATCGACTTAATTCATTCGTACAATAAGGAAGCTGTATTCCACAGAGCTTTTGATGTTACGCCAGATGCATTTGAAGCCATTGAAACATTGATTGATTTAGGGGCGGATCGCGTACTTACAAGTGGACAAAAAGCAAAAGCTATGGAAGGTATTGATTTAATTAAAGTATTGAATAATCAATATGGTGATAAGATTCAGATTCTTCCTGGCAGTGGAATGAATGCAGAAAACGCAAAAATGATGATGAATTATACAGGTGTATATCAGGTGCATTCGTCTTGTAAGAGCTATAAGGCAGATGCGACAACAACAAAAAATGGCGTTTCTTATAGTTACTTGGCTAGTCCACATGAAAATGACTATGATGTAGTGGATGTAGAGTTGGTAAAAAAATTAGTTGATAGTATAAAGTAAGGCGGTTTTCCCGTCTTTTCTTGTACAAAGTTGTAAGGAATGATATAACTTACTAAGTTATAACTAAGTAAGTCATAACTTAGTAAACGGAGATCTTATATGTTTGTTGGTAGAGAAAGTGAATTAATAAAATTAGAAAAAATGTATTCAACGAATGAATTTCAGTTTGCTGTAATCTATGGTCGTCGAAGAGTTGGAAAAACAACTTTGATTCGTGAATTTTTGAAAAATAAAGGGATTATTTCGGAATTGATGGATGACAATACATCCCATAGCAAAAGCCTCTAATTAAGTTCAGAACTATTGATTTTACCTAAGATGAATTGTTTTTGCATTTGTGATAATTATTTTTTATATCACAATTAAATAATGCTATAATCTAAAAAGGAAAGCACTACAACAATAGAGATAAGAGTAAAAATTCTTGCAATTATCACAATTTGTGGTATATTATAGGTGTATCGATAGATATGGAAACAAATGACCTTTACGGTGTGGTCCAAGTATCACCGTTTGAGACAAAAGACCTTTACGGTGTGGTCCAAGTATCACCGTTTGAGACAAATGACCTTTACGGTGTGGTCCAAGTATCACCGTTATGGAGGCTTCATAGCCTCCCTTTATTTATTCGGGGTGAGGTATTGTATTAAATGATTAAAAATGCAATGTATTTTGGAAAAAGAGATTTATATAATTTAATAAAACGAGTCGGTGGAGAATGGGACGATACAAAAGATAGACCAATTTTTTGTTGTATAGAATCCTTGGAACATAAAGGATTGTATTGGGCTATTCCAGTAGGTAATTATAACCATAGGGACGCTTCTGCTAAAAGAAGAATTAATAATTTTATTAATTTGCCACCAGAGAATATAGCTTCTTGCTATTATCATATAGGACAAACCACAATTAAAAGTATATTCTTTATATCTGATGTTATTCCAGTTATTGATAAGTATATAGAAAGAGGATATATAAATAACTATACTGCTTCCATTCATATTGTAAAAAATAAAACACTAATAAGCGAGTTAGAGAATAAATTAAAAAGGATTCTTGCATACGAAAACAGCAATCCTAATTTTTTTAGGCAACATATAACCGATGTTAAAAATGAATTATTAAAAGAGTTAATTTAACATGTTTATGTAGACTAAATATAATAATCCAAGAAATTTACAAAAACAAATAACAGATTTCACCCTAAAAGTGTTTAAAGGCTATCACTTTCTAAAAGTAAAAATCCCTATGACTTTTAAAGGTTGATTTATCCTTGGTATCTAGTTTTATATATTCAATTAATTAGGCAGGACTAATAATCCTGCTTTTTCTTGTTCTTAGAACCTTTAGGTCTTCCTTGTTTCCTTTTGGTTGTGGTAATCCCTTTAATGACATTGGTAAATTCTACTATAGAACCATAATTTTGAATATATACTTCTCTGAAGATGATATCTTGAACATTTGGTAGCGAACATATAGCTTTTACTTTTTGTCTTTTATGAGCACCTTTAACATATAAACTGTTTTCTTTAATAAGCTCGTTTAATCTTTTGGCGCCGAGATTGTTGAAAAAATGATATTTATTGAAGATATACATCGATGTTTCATCATTTCCCTCAAATTCAGATTTATCTTTATCATCTTTTGATAAATTAATAACTTTTCTTGCTTCTCTAATCATGTCTTGCGATTTCTTAATAGTTTTCTTAGATGGACGTCTTAAATTAAGCTCTTTATTTAAAATATCTTTTTCTTTGGGATTGTCTTTATATTTAAGGGTATGTCTAATCATTTCACATAAAATCTTGGTTGCATCTAAACGAGCAAAATTTTTAATTTTATGATTAGTTTTATAATTTTGAAGATACACAAAAGTGCCTATATAGTCTTGTAAATAATCACTGCTTACACCAGTAGTATTCTTAACTAAATATTTATCTAACATTGAATGAAAAGCATTAACTCCATTAATACCAAGTTTAAATTTATATCTAATAACATTAAATTCATCGAATGAAATAGGTTTCTTACTATTTTCAATATGTGGATAACGTTTTTCTTTATACATTTGGCGATTTATAGCTTCATCTTTCGCATATTCTTGCTTTGTAAGTTTATGGTATAAATTATCAGTATCAATATAACCACGAGCCTTTCTTTCAGCTCAATAAGTTGATGGTTCAACATAATGCGTGTATCCATTTTTATCACACCAATCCGAATAGACGCTAAACATATCCGTACAAATATAAGAAACATCGCCAATGTAATTATTTATGCTTTCTAATTCATTAATATTCATTGGGCCTAAACATATGCATTTTGCCCATTACTAACATATTTGGACGAACTACAATGAGGACAGTTTAAAGTAATGTTATGTTCTTTAAAATTATTTTCTATGGATGCGGATATAACAGTATTCAATTGCTTAGGTAGTGACTTTCTTTTTCTTAGACCATCAATTATTTCTTGGTCTGTATATTTGCTGAAATCTGGCATTTACAGCGCCTCCTGTAATAAAAAATAAGCAACGAAATGAACTAAAACAATTCATCTTTGCTTATATTTTACTACATTATTGATTTTTGTCCTATAAACAAAGGATTATTTCATCACTCATATTCCGAAATAATCCAAATAAAGAGAGTTTATTGTACGTTTCGTTGGAAGGGACACAAAAAGAAAATTTAATTGGATTGTCACGAGTGGTTTCGAAGAATGATTCAATCGTATACGATTCATTTGAAAGCTTATTTAATGCGATTGATAAAATGTTAGAAACAAATCAAAAAATAGTTCTTGCGATTGATGAATATCCATATTTAGCCGAAAGCTATCCGCCTATTTCTTCTATTATTCAAAAGCATATTGATTTATGCTGGAAAGATAAAAATATGTTTTTAATTCTGTGTGGTTCAAGTATGAGTTTCATGGAAAATCAAGTGTTGGGATATAAAAGCCCACTATATGGTCGAAGAAGTGCACAATTTAAAATTACACCTTTCACATATTTAGAAACGCAAAAAATGCTTGTGAATTATGATAAAGAAAGTCAGGCAATCGCATATGGCATAACAGGAGGAATTCCTGAATATCTTTCAAAAATAGATACAAACAAATCTTTAGATGAGAATATATTAGATTTGTTTTTTGATGAAAATGGAACTTTTTTTGAAGAAGCAACTAATCTTTTAAAACAAGAAATGCGAAATCCCGCAAGCTATAATAGTATACTTGGCGCCATTGCTTCGGGGGCTAGTCGTTTAAATGAAATCGCAAATAAAGTGGGTCTAGATACGTCTGCTTGCAGTAGTTTATTGAAGTCTTTGATTGAATTAAACATAGTCGAAAAAATATATCCTGTTACTGAAAAAGAATCAAGTCGAAAAACAATATATGAAATAAAAGATACAATGTTTTTGTTTTGGTACAAATTTGTAAGACCAAATTATTCAAATATACAAATGGGTTTGGGCCATATTATATATGGTCAATACGTTAAACCAAAAATATCGGATTATATGGGGTATGTTTTTGAAAAAATGTGTACAGAATATATATATCAAGAACAAGTTTTCCTGACATTACCGTTTATTCCGGAAAAGATTGGCAAGTGGTGGGGGAATGACCCATTAAAAAAAGAAGAAGCAGAAATTGATATAGTAGCCATAAATTCAGATTCGTGCTTATTGTGTGAATGTAAGTGGAGAAATAAAGAATTAGATAGTCGAGTTTTAACTGTTTTAAATAGCCGAAAAGATATTTTTAAATATAAAAATAAGAGTTTAATGGCATTTTCTAATTCTGGCTTTACAGAAGATGCGATAGAATACGCAAAAAATAATGATATTCGATTAGTTTCGTTTGAAATGATGTAGATGTGCTACAATAGACGTATTAATGGAGGTTGTTTACTCATGAAGCGTAATGAACAAAAAATAGAAAACACTTGGAGAACAGAAGATATATTTAAAGATGAAGCAGCATTTCTAGCTTGTTTAGATACTTGTAAAGAATTAGGAAATGAGCTTTGTGCATGCGATGGAAAATTGGATGATGCATCCAACTTATTATCATTTTTAAAGGGATATGAAAAATTAACATGTCTATTAGATGATTGTTTAGGCTATTCTTCTTTGTTGTCAGATCAAGATACGGCAGATGCCCATCATCAAGAATTAAAAGGAAAAGCCAATGCATTAGCGGTTGAAGTTTTTACTAAGCTATCTTTTAGTGATGTACAAATCATGCAGATTGAAAATTTAGAGTCTTTTTATGCATCTGAACCCATCTTAGAAAGATATCGTGTATATCTAGAAGAAGTATGTCGTTTAAAAGAACACGTATTATCTCAAACAGAAGAAAAATTAATGGCATCCAGTTCATTGATGCAAGACACACCTTATTCGATTTTTGGAATGTTGAACAATGCGGATTTAAAATTTGAAGATGCGATCGATTCAAAAGGAAATAAACACACTTTAACTACAGGTACATTTATCCATATGTTAGAGCAGGAAGATGAAGTGCTAAGAGAGAGTGCATATCGTAATTTTTATGCAGGCTATGGTTCTATGATCCATACTTTAGCTGCTTGTTTAAATGGACAGACAAATCAGTTGAAATTTAATAGTACAGCACGTAAATATGCATCGAGTTTAGAATGCGCAGTCGATGCGAATAATGTTTCACCAAAAGTGTATGAACAATTGATTGAAACGGTACATAAAAATATCCATGTTTTACATAAATATATGCGAGTTCGTAAAGAAGTTATGAAGAAAGATAAACTTCATATGTATGATCTATATGTACCTATGGTCAATGAATGTAACGTTCCTGTATCTTTTGAACAGGCCAAAGAAGATATCTTACATTCCGTTCAATTGTATGGAACAGAATATGCCAATGTTTATGAAAGAGGATTAAATTCGCGTTGGATCGATGTATATGAAAATGAAGGAAAGCGTTCAGGCGCATATTCGAGTGGACAACGAGTACATCCTTTTGTCTTGATGAACTTTGCAAATTCTTTAGATACAGAATTTACTTTAGCTCATGAAATGGGGCATGCGATGCATTCTTATATGTCTACAAAATATCAAGCTCCATTAGATCGTCATTATAAAATATTTGTAGCCGAAGTTGCCAGTACTTGTAATGAAGCTTTATTGATGGATTATTTGCGCAAACAAAACTCAGATCCTAAATTCCAGGCTTATTTGATTAATCACTTTATGGAACAATTTAGAACTACATTATTTAGACAGTGTATGTTTGCGGAATTTGAAAAGATCATCAATGAAAAAACAGCAAACAACGAAGTTTTGACAAGTGATACATTGAATCAAATCTATGCGGATTTAAATAAATTCTATTATGGAGAAGATGTGATTGTGGATGATGAAATTAGTATGGAATGGGCTCGTATTCCACATTTCTATATGAATTTCTATGTATACCAATATGCGACAGGATTTAGTGCAGCTATGGCTCTATCACAAAAATTGCTTCATGGAACACAAGCTGATATTGAAGCATACTTATCTTTCTTAAAGGGAGGATGTACAAAGTCTCCAGTCGAATTATTGCGTATGGCTGGGGTTGATATGGCAAGTCCAAAACCAATTGAAGATGCGATTGAATTATTTGATTCTTTAATTGATGAATTTGAGAGTATTATGAAGTAGAAAGTCGTTTGATTTTCTACTTTTAGTCATTTTAAAATTAGTAATAAATAAATGATAAAAAATGATACATTCATTTTCAGAAAACAGATGAAAATTATGGTATGATATTCATTGAGGTGAACCTATGAATAAGTTGGAACAAGCACGTACGCAAATAGATGCGATTGATCGTGAAATGGCTAAGCTATATGAAGCCAGGTTGGATGCCGTTAAAGATGTGATTGCGTATAAAATAGAAAATGATTTACCAATTCTAGATTCAGGTAGAGAGCAGGTTGTAATTGAAAAGAATCTGCAGTTTATTCAGAATCCGGGTTATAAAGAATATTATGAGTCTTTTATAAAGTTCATTATGAAAGAATCGAAGGCCTATCAAAGAACGTTGCAGTCTCATGATAAAGTTGGATATTGTGGAGTTGAAGGTGCCTTTGGGCATATGGTGAGCGAGAAGTTGTTTCCTTCCAATCCAAAAGTGGGCGTTTCTAGTTTTGAGGAAGTTTTTCAAATGGTTGTCCATTCAGACGTACAATATGGTGTGATTCCTTTTGAGAATACGAATTCTGGATTGGTTGGAGAAGTCTTAGATTTATTAATGGAATATCCAGTGTATATTCAGTCAATTTATGATCAAAAGATTGAACAATGTTTACTTGGAATTCCGGGCAGTACATTAAAAGATGTGGAGTGGGTCTATTCAAAGGATCAAGCACTTTCACAGTCTAAAGAATTTTTAAAGGAATTAAATGTACAAACGGTGGCCTATCCAAATACGGCGATGGCAGCTCAATATATTTCAGCACAACAGGATGTGCATAAAGCAGCTATTGGTGCTAAGGAAAATGCAGAGCTGTATGGCTTAAAGGTGTTGGCTACAAACATTCAAGAAAATGCGACTAACACAACGCGATTCTTAGTAATTGGATTAAAGCCACAAATGCAGGGCAATCGCTTTAGTATGGTTCTATCGGTTAAACATGAGAGTGGCGCTTTGGCAAAGATCATTGATTGTATTGCCAAGAATGGATTGAACATGGAAAGTATTCAGTCTAGACCGATGAAAAATAAACCTTTTGAGTATTTCTTCTTTGTCGAAATTGAAGGGGATATGTCAAAGGCAAATGATTGTATTCGAGAGGTACAGTCTGTGTGTGAAAGTGTAAAAGTATTGGGAGCATATACTTTAAAGGAGGAAAAATAAGTATGAATTTTGTGAAGGAAAGTGTCAATCAAACACCAATCGTAGATACTGTATTCTCAATTGTTGCCAAGGCAAAAGAGGCTAAGGCTAAAGTGGGAAGTGAAAATGTTGTAGATGCGACAATTGGTTCTTTATATGATGAAGAGGGAACTTTGGTTGCCTTAGACAGTGTATTTAGTTCATTAAAAAACTTGGATAATAAAGTATTGGCAGCCTATGCAGCTAGTTTTACAGGAAATCCAGACTTTAGACAAAAAGTATATGACTGGGTATTAAATGGGAATTCACACTTAGAACATGAAGTTATCGCAACACCTGGAGGAACCGGTGCTGTTGGTATGACTTTACAAGAGTGTCTAGATGAGGGACAAACAGTTGTCTTGCCAGAAATCGCATGGGGATCTTATGCACTAATGGCGCAGATGCACAATTTGAATGTGGAAAAATATAGTTTATTTGAAGAAGATCACTTTAATTTAAACTCTTTTAAATCGGCATGTAAAAATGTGATGGAAAAACAAAATCGTTTAGTCATTGTGATCAACGATCCTTGTCACAATCCAACTGGTTATTCTTTAAGTGAAGACGAATGGAAAAAAGTCATTTCTTTCTTGAATGAATGTTCAAAAACACATGCCGTAGTATTGTTGAATGATATTGCGTATATTGATTTTTCTTCTAGACAAGAAAAGGCGAAAGAATATTTTGCACAGTTTGATCAAATTGAGAAAAACTTTGTCGTAATTGTCGCATTTAGTTTATCAAAATCAATGACGAGCTATGGACTTCGTTGTGGTGCTGCCATTGTGTTAGGACAAGAAAAAGAAGCAGTGCAACAAGTGAAGATCGTATTTGAAAAGGATGCGCGTGCGACTTGGTCAAATATCAACAATGGGGCTATGGCTACATTTGTAGATGTATTAGACAATCATAAAGATGCGTATGATAAAGAAAGATTGCACTATGTAAATTTATTAAAAGAACGTGGAGATATCTTTGTCAAAGAAGCGAAGGAAGTGGGATTAAAACATTATCCTTACAAAGAAGGATTCTTCGTAACTTTATCTATGGATAATGAAACACGTGACAAATTCCATGAGGCATTAATGGAAAACAACATTTTTACCGTCAAAGTAAATTTGGGTATTCGTGTTGCGATTTGTTCTTTATCGGTTGAAAAGACAAAGGGACTCGCAAAAAAGATGAAGGATATTTTGGATACAGTAGCTTAATACTGTATCTTTTTTTTCATCCACATATGTGGGACTCCTTCATCATCGTCAATTTGACCAAACTGAATATAGCCTTGTTTTTCGTAAAATGGGTGGATACGAACTTGTGCGTGTACCACAATTAAGTCTCCGTTTAATTTTTTGATTTCATTTTCGGCACTTTCAAGTAGTAAATTACCCATATGTTGATTTCGATATTCCTTTAATACAGCTACCCTTCCAATGGTATAGTGATCGTTTTCTTTGAAGAAACGACATGTTCCGATGGGTTTTCTTTCATCAAAGGCAACAATATGATGACTAATAGTGTCGATTTCATCAAATTCGTTTTCAAAGCCTTGTTCTTTCACGAATACTTCAATACGAATGTCTTTGGCTTCTTGTGGTAAGGTTGTATACGTTTTTGTGTTCATAATCATTCTTCTTTCTTTTCTCATACATTAACAACTCAAAAATAGAAAGTCAAATTTGTGGTATAATAAGGAGTAAGTTAGGTGGGAAGAAATATGCGCATTTATGAAGAATCTTTAAATCGTTTTATTAAAAATTCATGGATATATTATGAGGCAAATGATCCTTATTATGCAGGTAAGATTGAGCGTATCTCAATTGAAAGAGTGCATGATCGGATTTTATATTATGAAGTAAAGGCTATTATTCAAACGCGTTGGAATGAGGAAATTATTAATTTTAGAGTGAATGAATATGGTACGATATTAACTACAAATTGTACATGCTCACAAGAGACACATAAAGGGTGTGTGCATTTAGTAAGTGTAGTGCGTGCCATTAATGCGATCAATCCCCAGATTTTTCCGTTTTGTGTGGAGTATCAACAATATATTGAAGAAAAAAATCGGCAGGAAGAATTGGAAAGAAAGCGTCGAAGAATTCATAGCTTGAATCAGACGGCATTTGATTTTCTAAAAGAAAAACAAGAAGATAAAGTTAACAATTTCTTTAAGGAAAACGAGAATCGAATTCGTTTGACGTTGCATCCTACAAATTCATATTATTATGATCAGGCAGCGTTTAAATTAAAGATTCAAGTGAATCGTGCATATATAGTAAAGAATATTCAAACTTTAATGCTAGGCTTTTTTGAAAAGAAATTGGAATCTTTTGGGAAAAACACACAGATTTATTTAAATCCAGAAGATTTGGATGAGCCAAGTCAAAAGATTTATGCATTTTTGATGAAATATAGTTTTTCAAAAGATTGGCAAAAAGACGGGGAAATCTATTCGGAATGTCTGGATGATTTCTTTGATTTAAATGTATCTTTGCCTAATGACTATACCGAATTTAAAACGGATGAAAAAGATATAAAATTAGTTATAAAATTGGTTGAATATGATGATTGTTTCGAACTCAATGTAGATTTGGATGATAATTTTCTAATTGGTAATAAACATTTGTATGTAGTGGATTATAAAAATATTACGCGATACACATTGGATGCGGATGGCTTTTTAGCTTCACTTGCGTATAATGTTTCGCAAGAAGATGGTTGGTTGATTAAAAAAAGTGATTTTAGAGCTTTTTACTTACAATGCTTGCAGCCATATATGGATTATATTCAATTAGAAACGAATGTAGATGTAGAAAAATATGCGACTGTAATTGAGAATATTCGTGTGTATTCAGATCTTGAAAATGCGAATATGATTGTATGGGGAAACTATCTAGAAAATAATCAAAAAAAGAGTTTTTTCACAAATACAGATTCCAACCAAATTGCCAGTATAGAAGCAATTATTTCGCATTATGCGGTAAAGATTGAAGATAATAAGGCTGTATTTAAAGGTCGAAGCGATGCGTTATATAATTTTTTGGATCATGGAATTCCTTTGATTCAAAAACAAGCGGATGTGTATGTGTCTGAGGAATTGAAACGTTTAAAGAATCGTCACAGTATGAATTTAAGTGTAAAGGTCTATGTTCAAAATGATTTATTGAAGATGGAACTAGATAGTGATGTGAACGCAGATGAATTGTCACATATTTTAAATGCGTATCGAAAGAAGAAAAAGTTTTATCAGTTAAAGAATGGCGAAATGATTGATTTGGAAGATACAGGTTTAGAACAGTTGAATGAATTGGCTTTTACAATGAATTTAACGACTAAGGATTTCAAGAAAGAAACAATTGAAAAACCAGCATATCAGGCTTTCCATTTAATGGATGTGGATTCAGAATTGGATGTTCGTAATGATGATTCGGTTACAGAATATACAGATCGATTAATGAAAGTGAAAGAACAAACAATTCAATTGAAGGATGAGTATAAATCTTTATTGCGCACGTATCAGCAGCAGGGCATTCAATGGTTGTATGATTTGAAAAACATGAATTTAAATGGAATTCTTGCCGATGATATGGGACTTGGAAAAACTATTCAAGTATTGGTATTTTATGAACAGTTTGTTTCAAAGGATAAACCGAGTTTGATTGTATGTCCAAGTAGTCTAATGTATAACTGGATGTCAGAAATTGAAAAGTTTAAGATTGGTGTGGACGCTGTTTGTGTTACGGGAACGCAAGAAGTTCGTAAAGAGATTATTCAGGAAAATCACGAACTCTATATTACGACATATGATTATTTGCGTAGGGACGTTGAATTGTATATGCCTATGGAATTTGAATATATTGTTCTAGATGAGGCACAGTTTATTAAGAATCCTAAGACAAAGAATGCGCAAAGTGTAAAGGCTTTAAAAAGTAAACATCGTTTGGCATTAACAGGAACGCCAATTGAGAATAGTTTAAGTGAATTGTGGAGTATCTTTGATTTCTTGTTGCCAGGATATCTATATAGTTTGAATTATTTCACAAAGAATTTTGAGAAACCCATTCAGATGGGGGATGATGACAGACAGTCCAAACTTCAAAAGTTGGTGTCGCCATTTATTTTGCGCAGAACGAAAAAACAAGTGTTGAAGGATTTGCCGGATAAGGTTGAGAAAGATATGTGGTTAAACTTTAGTCCGGAGGAAAAGCAGTTGTATCTTGCAAATCTTGCCCAAGTCAATGAGCAGCTTCAGCAACAATTAGAATTGGAACAAGTGGATTCGATTTTGATCATCGCGATGATGACGCGTCTTCGTCAGATTTGTTGCGAACCAAGAATGTTATATGAAAACTATAAGGGTGAGAGTACAAAGTTTACAATGTGTCTTGAATTGATTGAGACATTAAAAGAGAATGGTAAGAAAGTCTTGTTGTTTTCAAGTTTCACAAGTATTTTTGATTCCTTTATCGAAGAGTTTAAGCAGCGAGGCATCAAATACCATATGATTACAGGTGCAGTTGATAAGAAGAAGCGTAAAGAAGAAGTAGATGCTTTTCAGAGTGATGATTCGGATGTATTCTTAATTTCATTAAAGGCCGGTGGAACTGGGCTAAATCTGACTAAGGCACAAGCTGTGATTCATTATGATCCTTGGTGGAATGTGAGTGCGCAAAATCAAGCAACGGATCGTGCGTATCGTATTGGTCAGACAAAAAATGTGTTAGTGTATCAGTTGTTGATGAAGAACACAATAGAAGCGAAAATCTACGAGATGCAGAAGCGCAAAAAAGAGATGAGTGATATATTTGTCGAAAATTCAAATGGTGGCATTTCGACTTTATCCAAGGAAGAATTGAGAGATTTATTCTCTATGGAATAGGAACTATATAATTTTTTGAAATATATAGTTCTTTTTTATAAAAGTGTGTTAAAATAGAAGCAATGAAAGGGATTACAAAACGGTGATAAAATGAATAGAAGTGCAGGAATCTTATGTCCTGTTTTCTCTATCCCTGCAAATCAAGGGATTGGTGATTTAGGGCAAAAAACAATTCGAATGATAGATATTATTGCGGATGCAGGGTATACCATATGGCAAATCTTGCCTTTGCAGATGACAGGCCCCACTCATTCTCCATATCAGACATATTCTAGTTTTGCGGGAGATCCTATCTATATTAACTTGGATCGTTTGTGTGAAATGGGGTTGTTGACGCAAAGCTCAATTGTGAATTGTAATAAGTTTAAAGACTTTGTTGAATATGACAAGATTCGTGAATTCAAGGAATCTTATTTTCAAAAGGCCTTTAAAGTTTTTAAAAAGGAATTTGATTCATTTAAAGAAGATTTTGAAGCATTTAAGCGTGATGCATTTTGGCTAGAGGATTGGTCTGCCTACTCTTTATTTAAGAGTTTTTATAATGGGGCTCCATGGTTTGAGTGGGAAGATGAATATAAGAACTGGCCAGAAAATCGTGATATTGATTTGGATGATTATAAAGATGAGATTTTTTATATTGAGTTTTTACAGTTTGTTTTTTATAAACAATTGGATGAAATTCAAATGTATGCGCACGCAAGAAATCTTAAAATCATGGGAGATATGCCATTCTATGTAGATTTAGATAGTGCGGATGTATGGTGCAACCGTAAAGCTTTCTTATTGGATGAAGAAGGAAAACCAGAATATATTGCGGGTTGTCCACCAGATTATTTTAGTGAAACTGGACAACGTTGGGGAATGCCAATTTATGATTTTGATGCGCAGGAAAAAAATGGATATCTTTTCTGGTGTAATCGTATGAGTTGGATGAATCGTTGTTATGACATGGTGAGAATCGATCATTTTAGAGCGTTTGATACATATTGGAAGATACCAGCGTCTTGTCCAACAGCTATTGAAGGAAAATGGATCTTAGGTCCAGCTCATAAATTGATGGATGCGATTTTAAAGGCATGTCCAGATATTGTTTTAGTGGCTGAAGATTTAGGTTTGATTCGTCCTGAGGTTATTGAACTTGAGGAAGATTATGGAATTCCAGGAATGGATGTTTTATTGTTTAGAATGGAAGCTAAACAATTAAAGAAAAAGGCAAAGAAAAACTCTGTATTATATACAGGAACACATGATAATGCGACATGTAATGAAGATTATTATACGTATGATTCAAATAAGCGTATTAGTTTGCGTCGTTTCTTTAAAAATCAGGGATATTCAAGTCGTTCTTTTAATGAGATGCTTTGTCAATATGCTTTAGATACAGATGCAGATACAGTAATTCTTCCTATTTGGGATGTTTGTGGATATAAAGAAGAGGCTAGGATCAATACACCAGGAACAGTATCAAACAAAAACTGGACTTGGAAGTTAAAAGATTTTAAGACATTTCCAGATAAGGTAATGAAGACAAAAGAATGGATTGAAAAATCGAATCGCTAAGGGGCATGAACTTGCTCCTTTTCTTGTGTATTGTTAAAATAAGATGGAGGTGGAAACAATGAAAAAGTTAATAACGATTTTATGTTCGTTTGTTCTATGTATATCTTTGTTCGGATGTCAAAAAGAGACAAAGGATTATACCGCAAAGATTGAAGTGAAGGATTATGGAACAATTACGGTTAAGCTAGATGGGAAAACAGCGCCTATTACAGTGCAAAACTTTGTAGATCTTGCCAAATCTGGCTTTTATGATGGATTGACATTCCATCGAATTATTGAAGGATTCATGATTCAGGGTGGTGATCCAAACGGAAATGGTACAGGAGGATCCGACAAAACAATCAAGGGCGAATTCAAAGAGAATGGTGTAAAAAACAATATTAAACACAAGCGTGGTGTTATTTCTATGGCAAGAAGCTCAGATTATGATTCGGCGAGTTCACAATTCTTTATTATGCAAGAAGACAATGATTCATTAGATGGACAATATGCTGCCTTTGGACATGTCACAAAGGGAATGAAGGTTGTGGACAAGATTTGTGAAGGTGCAGATCCAATGGATGATAATGGAACAATTGCACAAAGTAAGCAGCCTGTCATCAAAACAATTACAGTATCAGAAATTAACGACTAGAGTAATCTAGTTGTTTTTTTTGGTTTGATATTTATTGTTAGTCATTATAAACTCAATTTATTTAGACTAACTGAGATAATATGAAGTGACCTCCTATTGTCAATACGTGGATTACGACTCATAATT
>SAMEA3387445__coassemble_2089_pt1 | contig 12181 bp, 9 predicted proteins | sample SAMEA3387445__metabat2_low_PE_011 | metagenome-assembled genome bin SAMEA3387445 (sample SAMEA3387445) | Felis catus | biome: Faeces | place: United Kingdom | collected 2012
AAGAAAAGAAAGGAAGATAATTCACTATCTTCCTTGAATATCAAATGTATACTCGCCATTTTGACAATCTACATGGATTACATCCCCTTGCATAGCGCCAGTCTTAATCATTTCCTTGGCAATCTGTGTCTCAAGATTTCTTTGGATATAACGCTTCATAGGACGAGCACCATATACAGGATCTACCCCCATCTTTGCAATCTGATTGTATACAGCATCACTTACATTCAATGTAATGTCACGTTCAGCCAAACGTTTTTGTAGCAAGCCGACAAACTTGTGGGCAATCTTAATAAAGGCCGAATCATCTAATGCGTTGAACACAATAATTTCATCGATACGGTTAATGAATTCTGGTTTAAAGTGACGCTTTACTTCTTCCATATATTTATCATGTACATCACCAGATTCAAAGGCATATTGGCTACCTAAGTTAGATGTTAAGATAATAATTGTATTCTTAAAATCTACCGTAACACCTTTCGAGTCTGTAATACGACCATCATCAAGAATTTGAAGTAACACATTGAATACATCTGGATGCGCCTTTTCGATTTCATCAAACAAGACAATACTATATGGATTACGACGAACAGCTTCCGTTAATTGACCTCCCTCATCGTATCCTACATATCCAGGAGGTGCACCAATTAATCGTGCCACACTGTGTTTTTCCATGTATTCACTCATATCAATACGCACAATATGTCTTTCATCGTCAAATAACTGTTCAGCCAAAGCCTTGGCAACCTCCGTTTTACCAACACCAGTTGGACCTAAGAACATGAACGATCCAATTGGACGATTCTCATCTTGAATCTGTGCTTTAGAACGCAAGATTGCATCTGTTACAAGTTCTAGAGCTTCATTTTGACCAACAACACGTTTTTCAAGTTCTTCCTTCAAATTCAATAATTTATCTCTTTCAGAGGCAACCAAACGAGTCACTTCAACGCCTGTCCATCTAGAAACGATTTTCGCAATCAATTCTTCATTGACCGTTTCTTGAATCAAAGCATCCTCTTTTTGACTTGCCTGCTCTTTTTGAATACGAGCCTCTAATTCTGGAATCGTGCCATATTGAAGTTTAGCAGCATCTTCGTAACGAACTTCATTACGCGCTTGCTCTAAATCCAAACGAGCTTTCTCCAAACGTTGTTTATCCTCTTTTTCATTAGCCAAGCCATGTTTTTCGTCTTCCCACTTAGAATGCATTTCATCACGCTTTGATTGTAAAGAAGCTAATTCACTTTCAATTTCTTCACGACGCTCAATAGCCCTTTTATCTTCTTCTTTTTGTAGAGAAGTCTTTTCAATTTGAAGTTGTAAAATCTTACGCTGTAATTCATCCAACTCTTGAGGCATACTTTCCATTTCAACCTTTAACGTAGCACAAGCCTCATCCACTAAGTCAATTGCCTTATCTGGTAAGAAACGATCCGTGATATAACGATCGGACATAGTAGCTGCCGCAATTAAAGCTTCATCCAAAATACGTACACCATGATAACTTTCAAAACGATCTTTTAATCCACGCAAAATACTGATTGTATCCTCTACACTTGGCTGAGCAACTTGTACTTTTTGGAAACGACGCTCTAAAGCGGCATCCTTTTCAATATATTTACGATATTCATTGAAAGTTGTTGCACCAATACAATGTAGTTCACCACGCGCTAACATTGGCTTTAATAAGTTAGCCGCATCCATACTACCTTCGGTTTTACCTGCACCAACCAAGTTATGAATTTCATCAATAAACAAGATGATTTGTCCATCCGATTTTTTAACTTCATCCAAAATGGATTTTAAACGCTCCTCAAATTCACCACGATACTTAGCACCGGCAATCAAAGATCCCATATCCAATTCAATCAAGCGTTTCTCTTTTAATGACTCAGGCACATCCCCCTTCATAATACGCCATGCGATCCCTTCAACAACAGCTGTCTTACCAACACCAGGTTCACCAATCAAAACAGGGTTGTTCTTTGTCTTACGAGATAAAATCTGCATAACACGTCGAATTTCATCATCACGTCCAATAATTGGATCAATCTTACCATCACGCACATCCTGAACTAGATCACGACCATATTTCTTTAAAGCTTCTACATTCTCTTCTGAATTTGGCGTATCAAATTTTTTACCATTACGACGCTCTAATTCAGCTTTGTAGCAAGCATCCTTATTCAAGTTAAAAGTTCTTACCAATTCTTTAGAAATATAAGAACGATTAAACAATAGAGCTAAGAATACACTAGCTACTGAAAGATAAGTTTCATCATGTTGACTCGCCCAGTTTTGCGCATCTTCAAACGATTTCTGCACTTCATTGGATAAATTTATATTACTTGTTGAGCTCTTTGCGACACGATTAGATTCTTGTTGAACCATCTGTAAAGCACGACCTTTATCCAAGCCAATACGCTCAAACAAGCCGTCCAATACATCATCCTTAAAAATCGTTTCCAACATATCCACAGTATCTACACTTGGATGTTGGTTGGATTTTGCCAAATTAATGGCATCCATTAAAATCTTCTGCAAACGCTCTGACATTTGATCGATATTCATAAATAAGCACCTCCTTGCACTTAGCACTCACTCTTTATGATTGCTAATGATAGTATAACACCATTTTTGGCACTGTCAACACTTAAGTGCTAATTATTTTTTTAAAAAGAAAAGTAGATTTCTCTACTTTTCCAATGTATTACGATTATAAGCTCTTTGCCAATTTACGCTAAATTCACCCACCGCAATCTTTGTTCCTGGATGATCAATCATTTGATATAAAACATCACAAGGAACAGTTACAGCTTGAATTCCAGCCTTGATCAATTCATGTACTTGATATGTATTTTTAAAGCTTGCCGCAATCACTTTAGCCGGCATATGATTCACTCTCAACATTTCAATCAAGTCTTTTACATTCTGAACACCATCTCCATAATTACACATTCGATTTGTATAAGGTGCTAAATATTCAGCTCCATTCATTGCAGCTAAAAAAGCCTGGTCCGCTGTATAAATGGCAGTAGCCAATGTGTGAATTCCTAACTTTTTACATTCTTTAATAGCTCTTAAGCCCTCATGTGTAACCGGAATCTTTACATACATATTTTTATTACGAATGGAAGAAATCATTTTTGCCTCTTCCATAATACCTTCAAAAGAGGTCTGTACCGTTTGAATAAACAACAATTGATCTTCGCTCAACACCTCACAAAGATCTTTTACTACATCCATTGCTTCTCTATTCGATTTTGTTAATATTGTAGGGTTTGTCGTAACACCCGTAATTGTTAATAACTCATTTAGTTCTTTAATTTGTTCAATATTTGATGAATCGATAATTAATTCCATAATAGATCCTCCTTAAGTTCATCTGTATACTAACACCAGAAAAATTTTGATTCAATAACATTTTCACATCAAACAATTTATTTCAAAAGAACACAAATAAACATGTTCCCTTCTGTTTCTTTTTGTGCTTTAATAGAATTATGAACACAACACAAAGAAGATATGAAATCTATGAAAAACTAAAAAAAGATAAAACCGTACAAGTAAGTGAACTCGCAAAAGTATACTCCGTTTCCTTAATGACCATACGAAGAGATTTAGATAGTCTAGAAAACCAAGGACTCGCCACAAAGCGCTATGGAGGAGCCACACTCAATGAGTCTAGTTCAACTGAGCCTTCCTTTGAAATCAAAGAAGGTATATCACAATCGGATAAAAAAGAAATCGCGATTTATGCTAGTACACTCATTCAAGATGGAGATTCTATCTATTTGGATTGTGGTACAACCTGCCTTGAGCTCTTTAAACGTATACACCATAAAAAAATCACAATCTTTACAAATTTCTGGAAGATTCTTCACTATGTAGATCGAAATACCAAGGCGAAAATCATTATGGCTCCAGGCACCTATAATCCTGTAACTCAGGCAGCTCTATCTGAAAGCACCATTCAATTCTTTCAAAACTATTATATCGATAAAGCCTTTATTTCCGTATTAGGCCTTGACTTAGACTATGGCGTATCCATTCCCAGCATGAGTGATGCTTTAGTTAAAAAAGCGATTCTTGATTCTTCCAATAAAAAAATTTGTATGGCAGACCATACAAAATTCCATAAGAAGTATATGTCAAAAATAGCCAATATTGATGATTTTGACATGATTATCACCGATAATAAACTAGATGATACTATAAAACACGAAAACATAATAAAAGCACATTAAATGTGCTTTTATTATATTAGAATGCTTTTTGACCTTTTACATATGTCATTTCAACAGAATAGTCATCATTTAATACAACTAAATCTGCATCTTTTCCAGTTTGAATCGATCCTTTACGATCATCTACATTCAACATACGAGCCGGGTTCAATGTACAAGCATTGATAGCTGTTTGCCAAGGAACCATTGCTTTTTCTACTAAAATACGAAGTCCATCGTTGACATGCAATGTAGATCCCGCAAGACCTTTCGTATCTGTTAAGTGTGCACTTCCATCTGGATATAATTCGATTTCATTTCCACCAAACAATACTTTTGTACCAACAGGTAGTCCCTTAACCATTAATGAGTCAGTGATCATAATACAGTGGTTTGCTCCTTTAGCTGTAAAGAAGTCGTTTAATGCTTCATAAGTTGAGTGGTTTCCATCACAGATGATTTCACCATATACATCTCTATAACGCATTGCAGCACCAACTAATCCTGGTTCACGGTGATGGAATTTAGTCATACCATTGAATACGTGAGTCATTGAGTTTGCACCATTCGCAATGGCTAAACGAGCCTGTTCAAAAGTGGCTCCTGAGTGACCTTGACTACACACAATTCCATTTGCGCGTAAGAATTTAGTTAATTCATAGTTATCATCGTGTTCACAAGCCATAGTCACAATTTTAATTAAATTATTAGAAGCTGCCAAGTAACGTTTGAATTGTTCAAGATCTGGTTTTACACAATACTGTTCAGGTTGTGCTCCCTTATATACTTGATCCAAATAAGGTCCTTCAAAGTGAATACCTAAAATTTCTGCACCTTCATACCCTTCTTCAACAACTTTCGCAACATTTTTAACCGCATTTGTCAAAACTTCTTCAGACTGTGTGATTGTTGTTGGAAGAATACCTGTAACCCCTTCTTTAACAATATTTTTCATCCAGTTACGAAGGCCTTCTTCATTCGCATCATTAGTATCAAATCCATAAGCACCATGTGTGTGTACATCGATAAATCCTGGGATAATTCGTTTATCTCCATAATCCTCATCCACTTCTTTTTCGCCATATGGATAGATATTAACAATCTTTCCTTCTTCTACTTCAACTTGGGCTGCCAACCATGTATTTACGACCCAAATTCTTTTACTTTGAATAATCATATCGACAATTCCTCCTAACTATTATTATACTCTTTATAAAAGAAAACACTTACACTTTTTAGTTGACTTTTTATATTTTTTATTCAAAAAATATAAAAGATGCAAATGAATAGACATATTCTCTAAATAATTATACAATAAAAAGAAGAGGTGAACAAAAATGAAAAGAGCTAAAAAAATTATAGATAACGTGTACTGGGTTGGGGTTAGAGACTTAAATAACCGCCACTTCCATGGTGATTTATATCCAATTGATGAAGGTTGTACATATAATGCCTACTTAGTTGTAGATGATGAAGTCACACTTTTTGATACAGTCGAAGAAGAATTCACAGAAGAACTATTGGAAAGAGTTGAATCTGTACTTCAAGGAAGAGAAATTGACAATATTGTTGTTCAACATACAGAACCAGATCATTCGGGTGGATTTAAAAAAGTATATGCCAAATATCCAAACGCAAAAGTTTACGCATCTATTTCTGGAAAGAAGAATATGATTGAACAATACTTTGATCAAGTTCCATATCAGGTCGTAAAGACAAATGATACAATCAACACAGGAAAATATGACTTTGTCTTTGTCGAAATGCAAATGATTCACTGGCCAGACAACATGTTGACATATTGTCCACAGTTAAAAACTGTATTCTCAAACGATGCCTTTGGACAGCACATTGTAAACTTTAATCTAACCGATGAAGGATTGGATAAAGCATATTGTTTAAAACAAGCCAAAGAATACTTTGCGAATATTGTTTTACCATATACAACACCAGTGCAGGCTAAATTAAATCTAATTCTAGGCATGAATTTAGACATTGAATATATCATGCCGGCACATGGTATTATCTGGAAAGATTATATTGCAGATATTATTGAAACATATAAAGATATCGCAACACAAAAAGCCGCAAACAAAGCTGTTATTGTATATGAATCCGTATGGAAACATACGCAACAGATTGCTGAAAGCTTAGCCGAAGGATTCAGCGATGCTGATATGGATGTAAAAGTCTATCAATTATCGGATACAAAATCTAGTATTGTGATGCGCGAAATCATGGATGCCAAAGTTGTATGTATTGGATCTGGAACCTACAACAATGTCATGGCACCAAGTGTAGCCGCTTTCCTTGAACACATTCGTCCATGTAAATTTAAGAACAAAAAAGGGTTGGCCTTTGCTGCATACGGATGGTTTAACCAAGTTGCCAAAGAAATCGATACAAGAATGCAACAATCTGGAATCGAATCATGTCACGATGTGATCAATCAATGTTACACACCAAGTGACGATCAATTAGAAGACTATTTTAATGTCGCAAAAGAAATCGCAAAAAAATGCCAGGAATAAATTTCCTGGCATTTTTAGTCTATATTTACACGTGAATTTGGCAATAAACGAAGTCCTTTAGGAATCTTGTTTTTAATTTGTTTTCCATCACTCTTGCCAAAGCCAAACGGATGTCCCTTAAAACATACAGCCACATACCCTTTTTCGCATTCCTTTTGTAAAACTTCACCATGCATAAAAAGGTCCATTTCTTCTAGAGTTACATCCACTTTTCTTTTATAGTCAAAATCTGCAACCATATAAAAAGAATGACATGGCTCAAAACGATTCTTAATGACATCCCCTAAATATACGCCTTGACGTAATACTTTTATCTTTTTAAAATCCACAAACGGAACATCCATACCATATACTCTATCCTTATCTATATAGTAATAGTTTGGTAATGTATTCAATTGTTCCTTTAAAAATTTCTGAGTCACATTATCTATTTTTTTTAATTTTAGAACTGGAAGTTTACCTGCAACACCCGATTGTTTCTTGAATTTCGCAATGAAATGACCCTCACCACCATCCATCGGAAAGATACGACGCACATTCAAGTCTTTTAACCCTTTTCTTCCCCACGAAACTTCAGGATCCATCAAGACCATATCCTCATGTTTTTCTAAAAAATCTATGACAACATCTTCATCTTCTTCTAAAGCATATGTACAGGTTGAATACACCAAAGTACCGCCCGGTTTCAACATGGAATAGGCATGTTCTAATATTTCTTTTTGACGAGTCGCACAAAGTTCAATATTTTCAATGCTCCAATTATTTAGGGCAATATCATGCTTTTTGATCATCCCCTCACCACTACAAGGGGCGTCCACTAAAATCTTGTCAAAACAAGCATCAAACACCTTCGTAAGCTTATCTACACTTGTATTAGTTACTGCCACATTTTTCACACCCATACGCTCAATATTAGACAAAAGGATCTGGGCACGCTTCGCATCAATTTCATTTGATACTAAATAGCCACTTTTTAAATGTGATGCGATCTGCGTACTCTTTCCCCCTGGTGCTGCACATAAATCCAATACATAATCATCTTCTTGTACATCTAAAATTTCAACAGCACTTGAAGCACTTGGTTCTTGCAGATAAAAACAGCCACAAATATGGAAAGGATGATTTCCCAACGGCTTATCTACATAATAGCTTTCCTTACAGAACTGACTCGGATTATCCAAATAATCAAATTCATTCAATTCTGCCTTCTTTAAATTAATACGCATACCACGATATAAAGGTTTCGATAAAGATTCAATATAGGCATTATATTCATCTTTTAATAATTCTTGCATGCGAGAAAAATACATTTCTTGACTCATACACCCTCCAAAACGGTCTCAGGATCAATGCGACAAGCATAGCCTGAGCATGTTGCAGCCTCACTATAGCCACATCCAAAAGAAAAATCAGCACCGCTGTTTCTAAAATATTCTACGATTGAATTGAGATCCTGTTTTAATTCAAATACCTCTACATGCGTATGAGGCCCCGTTGAATTGCCACTGTTCCCACTTTTCGCTATAACTGTACCTTGACTGACTTGCTGGCCACTTGTCACATAGATTTCATTGGATAAATGTGCATAACTAATCGCATAAAGTCTATCATTTACGGCAACCACCATACAAATGGTATTTCCACCACCATTTGGCCATCCACACCAGTTTCCTAAATATCCATTGTTCGAATCCACTGGTGCATGGGCATACAATATGATACCATTGGCAACCGCTAACACATCACTATACATGGCACTTGCGATATCCAAACCTAAATGAAGACCTCCATCCGGATAGGACCAGCATCCAGCACTGATTGTACCATTTTCAACCGGATTTTGCCAAAAAGAACTATATGAATCAATTTCATAATTTCCATCCACCAAACAAGACATACCATTTTGTTGCCACGATTCATAACCACCAAAATCTGGCAATTGCTCAGTTCCTGAAATCATAGAATCTTCATTATGTTGCCCAGATTCATTGATTTGTGCTAAATGTGAAAATCGTTTTAATAAACGACTTTGACAATTCGATAATCTTTCAAGATATTCATCATATAACAATAACGTATTTTGATTCTTATCGAACTGTTTTTTATGTTTCAAATATTCTAATTCAACATTTCTATATTCATCAAAGTACAACGTCAAATTCTTTTGAATCTTATATGGATACAAGATAGAGTTGTTTCTTTGAATCGCTTGTAATTCCAAGCCATATTCCATTTTTTTCAATTCATAATAATTCTTTTTTTGTTTATACCTACGTTCAAGTTCATCCACAAACTTTTCTTGTTTATCCATTTCAATCCGTAAATCCGTTTTTTTAGATGTAACATCCATCGCAATATCCCTACATTTTAAAGATAAAAAACTAGCCCTATCTTCATGAATTGTATCGACTTTGGATTCTATATTTGAAATTAAAGCTTCATAACTTGGCACAATCATCGATTGTAAACCAATAAAAAAACAGACAAAAAGTGATATACATTTCATAAAACTCCTTCTACTGTCTGTCTTCTAAAATTATTGTATTTATTTTTCTAAGTACATGCAAGCACTATTTAAAATGATAAAACATAAAGTTCCTGTTGTGACAATATTTAATGTACAATCCAACAATCCATATATCAACACAATCGCAATAAAACACATCATCATGCCAAATAATGCAGGATTTTCTTTTCTTGTATTCGAAGTAAAGATTTCCTTATTTAGCACAAATGTATATGCCAAAAGCACTACTGTTCCAACAACTCCATACGACAAAATGGAATCAATATAAATATTATGGGCATGAGGTGCCTTATGACCATGTACTAATGGATAAAACTTCTGATATGTCTGCGGACCCCATCCAAAGAATGGATACATTGAAATACACATAAATGCTGTCTTCCAAATCTTAATGCGAGAGGCAAAAGTTGACATATCACTGATTCTTGGAATCAATGTTGGTTTTAAGAATACTAAACCACATATACCAAGTTCGAATACAATGGATGTGATAAACAGTTTTTTCCATCGCACACAATAAAGAAAGATAGGAAAAATCACCACAAATGGTAATAATGCCGTTCTAGATCCCGTTAAATATAGAACGAAGAAATTAAACAGTGCAATTATAAAATAACAAATCTTACAAAGAATATTGTCGTTTTTCACAAAACGATACATACACATCACGCATACAAAATCAATGACCATCGCATAGATATTCGCATTCATAAATGTCGAAGTAATTCTTCGTTTTGGTGAATTGAAGATATGAAATTCTAAAAATGTTCGTCCATTCGCAAGGGAAATCTGATTAAACTGATACAAACCGTAGATAGCCGCAAATACCGACAAAATAATAATAAGATCACACATCTTTTCAAATGTACTTTTTGTGATACTTCTACGATAATAGGCTCCATATAAACCAATCAACACAAATAACCATGTATTGCCAAAACCTGTCCAGTTCGAATGGAAGATGGAAACAATAAATTCCAATACGTTAAAGCTGTAAAAGAGAATTGCGCCCGTTTGATTCTTTATGGCATCCACCATTTTATGTCGGCATAATGCTTGTATTAAAACGCATGCGATTCCTACACTTGCGATTTGATAGGGCAAAAACAGAAAGGCAGTTGCCAATAAAATCATTTTTTCATCTAAATTCATAGATTCTCCCTTCAAAAAAATAAGCTGGTTGAACCAGCTTAATTTCAAAACATGGTGCCGACTATCGGATTTGAACCAATGACCTACGCGTTACGAGTGCGTTGCACTACCACTGTGCTAAGTCGGCATAAAGACTACCCTATTAGAATAGTCTTATTTTTTAAGATTGTAAAGCAGAAATCTGTTGTTGATAATATGTAATTTGTTGCTGCAAAGAAGACAACATCTGATTATTTGTATCAATCTGAGATTGAATATCTGCAGTATCTTCTCCATTTTGTTGCGCATATGCCAAATCAGACTCTAGACTCTGTGCATATTGTGCATACGTATTGTAGTCTTGCTGCAAACTATTCAAGCTTGTTTGATATTCTTTAACCTTCTTTTCATTTTCTGCTTTTTTAGCTTCTTCTTCCTGACGAGCCTTTTCCTCGGCAGCCGCCTTTAATTCACCCTGTTCTTTACATAGATCAATAAAGTCTTTGCCTGTCTTTGATTTTGATAAAGTATCCACTTCATCTTTTAAATTTTTAGATAATGAACTATATGTAGACTGCATATCGGCTACAGCCATCTTTTCTTCATCCGATTTTGATTCCCAACCATTTAATAAACCAACAATTTGTTGATAAGCAGGAAGTTTAACTTCTTCTTTATCATGATGAAGCTGCTTCATATCTTTCAACAAAGCCTTATATGTTTTGCCAGTCTGTTCTTTAAAATATTCATTGATTGAAGTCTTTTGTTTATCCAAAAGCTTTTGATAATCTTTATCCAAATCTAGAAGCTCTAATTTCTCAGCATCTGACATCATATTATCTCCATACTCATCCGCATAAGACACTAATTTATCATATGTTTTTTGTTGCGTTTCAGAAACAATATTTTGTGGATCATACACCAAAACCTTATATGCATATCCACCTAAGGCAACCAAGCCTACTAAGATTACGCATAACACAATTTTTGTGATCTTCTTCAACGGTTTCTTTTCTTTGACTTGTTTATTCTTAGACTTCTTTTCTTTTGGTTTATGTTCCTTTTTTTCTTTCTTTTCGTTTGGATTCTTTTCCTTTTGGATAACTACCTCTTCATTTTCGTCACCCTCATTTGACATATTCTTTAACATCGCATGCACAAGATCTAATGCCTCATTGGATTGTTCCTTTTCTATCGAAGAAGTTGTAAAATCATCATCCATGTCTTTTAAATCATCTTCATGCTCCTGATAAAACTGTTCTTCTTCCTCAATTGTTTTTTGACCACGCTCTTTACGAAGCATATCTAAAGCTGAAGACATTGTCTTTTCAGCTTGTCTTCTTTCTGCTTCAGACATCTGATGAACCACTTTAGGCTTTTTTAATTCATCGTTATATTCTGTTTTTTTATCTAAAAGTGCTTTTGAATAAGCATCTATATTCTTATCATTTTTACTCATAATATATTTTCCTTAGTTCGAATCTATTTTAACACATTATAAGCCTTCTTTTTCAACAAATTCATAAAAAGATTTTTCTTTCACAAAATCCTCTTTATTCACCTTCCCAATCGGCTGCGCATAAATAATGAATTCATTTTCGCCTTCCAATTCAAACATTTCATCACAAATCCTTGTCACACACGCTCCAATTCCACAAGTTCCTAAACCAATACTTGTGCTTGCCAAATATATATTTTCTCCAACATGGCCTAAATCCACTAAAGCTATTCGATGCGCAAGATATCCATAGCGCCATTCG
>SAMEA3387445__coassemble_5998_pt1 | contig 2874 bp, 1 predicted proteins | sample SAMEA3387445__metabat2_low_PE_011 | metagenome-assembled genome bin SAMEA3387445 (sample SAMEA3387445) | Felis catus | biome: Faeces | place: United Kingdom | collected 2012
CCCCAATGGATAAAAAGTCCGAATCTAGATTTTTGAAACTCTGTAATATTCATAATGCCTCCTTTAGAAAAGTGGTTCTTGTAGCTGCTTTTTTTGTTATATTAAGAAATTGGTTTCGGAGAAGATGAATTTGAAAATTTAAAAATGACTGAATTATTTGAATCTAGGATTATATAGGTATGACAAAACAGACTATTGGTTATATCCTTCTTTTATACATTCGCATCATTTCATCAATACATCTTTTTCTGTATGTTCTGTCATTTCTTTTGTCCTTGAATGGATTATATGTATAAGTATACTGCATAATGGCTCCACATTTACATTGAATTGGGTCTCTATTAAAAGAATCAATCACATTATCTGTGACATCATATCTTTTCTCATCCTTGTGATCATTGTAGAACCAGCTGACAGTCTTTGATCCTTTATTGTATTCTGTAATTCTATTTTCAGCCATGGCAGGCCTACCTGCATAGCGAATAAAATAGTTTACGCAGCCTTGAATATCTTTACTATTTTTATTAGATGAAGCATCGTTAGAAGCGTTGTCAGGGGATTTGAATTTGGCATAGACATAGAAACCTTTTGGGTGGTCTTTATAGAGTCTGTTCTTTTCTTCAGGTTTCTTTAAACCACCGGCTTCCTGTATGAGTCGGATTAATTCAAATTGAAATGTTTTTCTAAGCTTAATGAAATTGAAATGATGAAATGTTTTGATTTTGTCTTTTTTTAGGGAATAGATCAGCTCAGGAATAAGACAATGGATGTGTGGATTCCATTTAAGGTCCCTTCCAAAAGTATGTATAGTGGCAATCATACCAAATTCATTACGAACAGGAATATCTTTGAATATATAGTGGGTATCCGATAATTTTTTCTTTTTGAGTTTATCGGCAAGAGATTTATTGGTGAGAATGGAAATGGTGTTTCTAGAAGCAACAAACAAAAGATTGAGTCGAGTACGATCCTGTCTGAACCAGTTTCTAAGTTCTTCAGGAATAGTAAAGACAATGTGTCTATGAGGGCAGTCAAGACAAAAAGAAGTGGCTTTGGCTGCAAGCTGTTTGGCATATTTAACACCACAGGCATTACAGAATCTTGAATGACAAGAATGTGGAATAATATTCCAGTTGTCACAATCCGTACATTCAAACTGATCAAAGCCAAGATAACATGTGTGGCAAAGAAGAGAACGTTCTACATTGTCTAAAATGCAAGGACGAGCTTTACCGGAAGCATCTAGTTTTCGAATGTAGTCAATATTATCGAAGAAGATATTCTTGATGGGATGAATAAAATTGAAGTTTTTAACATCGCAATCTAATAATGATAGAGTTTCAACTGGAATATTTGAATAATAAGTAGTGTCCATAATTGAAGTATAGAATAAAATCATTCTAAGTTGAATAAAATGCAGTTCCAATGTGAATTTAATGTGAACATGTGAGAATATGGGGAATATCACATATTCACATTGATGATATAATGATACAAATAAAATAATTTAGAAAGTCTCAAATCTATCTATTAAACCTATTTTGAATATAGTATAATAGAGTCGGATAGAACAGGAGGACTTGTCTTATGAAGGTGTTTTCAATGTCGCAAAGAATCTATTATAAAGATTTGGAACCAGATGCAGAATTGATCATCAAAAAGGATCTTGAGCTGTATAACTGTATGCTTCATAAGGCATTCAAGATCTGTTTTGATCGTGCCTATAAGGATGTTACTTATTCAGAAACAGATCAAAGAATGATCAAGTCCTTTTATGGTACAAATGATTATTTTCCTTTGTCTGCCATTTATGAGGCCAAGGCTTTGGTGAAAAGTCTTAAATGTCTTGAAAAAGAAAATCAAGATATGATTAAGACTCGTCTTAAAAAGATAAACAAGAAAATCAAAAAGAACGAGAAACAATTGAAGAAGGCTTTAAAGGAAAAAGAGAAACTGATCAACAGATCCAAGAAAAAGAAATATACAGAAGAAGACTATCTTTATGAGGTGCAGGTATTGGATCCAAATATCAAAAGATTGAAGAGTGTTATTCGCAATCTAAAATTCAGACGAAATCGAAATGAGTTCAAGCTTAAAAGAAAGATGCCTTCTGTATGTTTTGGTGGTAAAAAGAACTTGAAAAATGGTTACTTAGATACATATCGTTTTAAAAGAGCCAGAAGAATGTTGATTCCGGGAAGAAGACAGGGTAAGTATTCAAATAACCTTTTCAAATTAAATGTTGATAATGATATGTTGACCTATCGAAGTACTCAGAAAGACATCGTATTCAAAGTACAGTTTCATAAGTACAAGGATGAACTGTACGCAAGAGTCAATGAAAAGCACAACTCACCTAATAAGGCAGTAGCCTATGAGTTGATGGATTATGGTGAATACTTTATTGTGAAAGCTATATTTGAAAAACATATGAATCTTCCAAAGACAGATACATTGTATGGAGCTGTAGGAATCGATATCAATGTGGACCATATAGCACTATGTGAAACCAATATGGATGGAAACATCGTTCTAATTAAGAAATATCCAATCCATAAAGAGAATACAAAGAATAAACGAAATGAAGAACTGTATCAGCTGGCCATTGAAATCATGGAACAATGTAAATCCAAGAAGAAGAGTCTGGTCGTTGAAGACTTGAATTTCAAGCAGTTGAAAACTAGAATGCTCTATCGCCCTAAAAAGCAAAATAAAACATTATCGAGTTTTGCGTATAAGAAGATACTAGAAAAAGTAGAAAGAAAATGTTTCATGAATGAAGTGGATGTAATCAAAGTAGATCCAAGAAATACGAGTAAGATTGGAAAAGAAAAGTATACAAAGATCAAAGGACTGAGTGTACATTATTGTGCA